>Ga0155767_107_pt1 | contig 36152 bp, 43 predicted proteins | sample RifCSPlowO2_01_FD_107421 | JGI IMG/M metagenome (GOLD analysis project Ga0155767, IMG submission 107421) | Candidatus Nomurabacteria bacterium RIFCSPLOWO2_01_FULL_41_220 | reverse complement strand
CCAAAAAGATTTTTCTCTATGCCCGCAAATCCACGGACGAACCCGAAAGGCAGGTTTTGAGTATTGAGGCGCAAATGTTTGAATTGAGAGAATATGCCAAGAAAGAAAACCTGAATATCGTCCGTGAGTTTGTAGAAAGCAAAACTGCCAAAGAGCCGGGGCGAGAGATTTTTAACGATATGATCGCAAGCATAGAGAAAAATGAAGCCGAAGGAATTTTAGCGTGGCACCCTGATAGATTGGCGAGAAATAGCATAGACGGCGGAAGAATAATTTATCTCGTAGATACTGGAAAAATAACCACGCTAAAATTTCCTACTTTTTGGTTTGATCCGACACCGCAGGGTAAATTTATGTTGTCTATCGCTTTTGGGCAATCAAAATATTATGTGGATAATCTTTCGGAAAATATAAAGAGGGGTATTCGCCAGAAATTGCGAAATGGAATATGGCCCGCTTGGGCGCCACTGGGCTATGTGAACAACAAAAACGCCCGCTGTATTGCTGTGGACAAAGAAAAGGCGAAATACATCAAGCGGGCTTTTGAAATGTATGCAACTGGCGAATATCCCCTCGCTCAAATCCGAAAGATTATCAATTCCTTGGGCTTGGTTGGCAAGAAAGGCAAAATGCTTTCCGTCTCAAATTATCAGTATATGCTCAAAAATAAAATATATTACGGAATGATTGAATATAACGGTGAATTGTATGACGGAAAGCATGAACCGATTATCACAAAGAAACTTTTTGATTCCGTTCAAGAAGTGATGGCGAACAAGAGCAAACCGAAATCGTCAAAACTCAAACCTTATGTGTATAGAGGATTTTTCCGATGTGGAGAATGTGGCTGTTTCATTACCACCGAAACGCAAAAAGGTCATAACTATTTGCGATGCACCAAACGGAAAAATCCTTGCTCGCAAAGATATGCCAGAGAGGACATCATCACTTCTCAAATAAAAGAAGAAATCAAAAAAGTTTCTTTGTCTTCCGCTTGGGCAAATGCTTCAATTAATTATTTTGAAAATGAAAAAACGAAACTTGCCCAAGCGGAAAGCTCTTTCGCCCAAAAAGCGAGAAATGAGCTTGTAGAGATAGAAACAAAACTTGATCGCTTGCTCGATTTGCAACTGGACGGCAATTTGTCGCAAACGGAATATACCGTTAAAAAGTACAAGCTCATTCTCGCCAAAAAAGATTTGGAAGAAAAAATTCGTGCTTTTGGGCGAAAGAGCAATAATCGGTTCGAACTTGCCATTGCCTTTCTAAAAGACGCCAACCAAGCCGAAAAATACGCTCAACAAGAAAATCCCGAAAGGATTCGGGATTTTCTTAAAAAGATTGGTTCGAACTTCCGCATTGCCGACCGCACGCTGGCGTGCGATTTCAAAAATGCCTTCAAAATTGCGGAAAAATACCATGCCGAGGCGCTTTGCGCCGAGGCAACATCTTTCAATTTCGCTGAATGTAAAACTTGGCGGAACCGGAGGGATTCGAACCCTCGAGACCTTTCAGCCCACGCGCTTTCCAAGCGCGCGCACTCGACCGCTATGCGACGGTTCCAGACACTAAAATACTTTACCATATTTTAAAAATAAAAAGGTATGTAATCTATTACGTAATTCAACCAAGTATTTTTAAGAATTCTTTTTCATTTAAAACTTTCACCCCCAATTTTTCGGCAGTTTTGAGTTTGGAACCCGGATTGGCGCCTGCGATGACATAGGAAGTGTTTTTCGAGACCAAACCAACTACCTTACCGCCCAAAGAAAATATTTTTTCTTTGGCTATCTCACGAGACATCTGCGAAAGCGCCCCTGTCAAGACAAAATGGAATCCGCTTAGTTTGCCTTTTTCTTGCTTTTTTATTTTCTCAATAATTACCCCATTTTTTTGCAGTTTTTTTATAAAATTTAAATTATTCTTATTATGAAAAAAACCACTCACACTTTTTAATACCGCTGGGCCGATATTTTCTATGCTATCTACTTCTGCGAGATCAAAACTCGCGGAAGAAATTAATTTTTCGAGCGTCCCGAAATGCGAAGCCAGATCTCGCGCAGTTTCTTCTCCTACATGCAGAATTCCGAGCGCCCAAAGAAACTTTGCCAAGGAAATATGTTTTTTATTTTCTATCTCTTGAATGATATTCTCGGCCGATTTTTCTCCAAACCCCCGAAGGAAAATCTGCGACTTCCTACGGGGCAGGCGCTCCAATTGCAGAAAATCTTCCCTGGTGAGAGTAAATAAATCTGCCGCGTTGGTGATCAGGCCTTCATCTTTTAAACGCCTTAAAATTTTCGGGCCAAGCTCATATATACCAAAGACCGATACAAAGTGTTCCAAGTATCTTTCATTTTTCGCGGAACATTCAGGATTGGCGCAGTAATAGGCAACGGAAAGACCACTCTTCCCGTCCCCTCCTTGTAAAGGCGGATAGGATTTCACCCCCTCCTTGCGGAGGAGGGGGCTGGGGGTGGTGATTCTCTTCTCCACTTTTCCGCCACAAGTTGGACAATGCGTCGGCATTTTGAATTTTTTCTCCTTTCCTGCGCGCAAGCGAGTTAGTACTTCCACTATTTTGGGAATTACATCCCCTGCCTTCTCTATCACCACCGTATCACCTATTCTAAGACCTAGGCGATCTATTTGATCCGAATTATGCAAGGTGGATTTTGAAACCATGGAGCCATGAACCAACGTCGGTTCGAATATCGCGAGCGGCGTCAACACCCCCGTGCGCCCGACGTTGACTAGAATTTTTTTAACTATGGTCGTCGCTCTCTCGGCTGGATATTTGAATGCCACCATGTAACGTGGAGCTTTGCCAACTACCCCCAAAACAGATTGTAATTGCAAATTATCAACGGATATTACAACGCCATCTGTGCCATATGGAAAATTGGGCCGTATTTTTTCAAATTTTTTGATAAAAGTCGTGACTTCTTCCAGATTTTTACATACCGCGTCATGCGCGTCCACTTGAAAGCCGAGCTTTTTAAGATATGCGTGTTTTTCGGAATGGGTTTGCAACTTGGTAGTCGGAGTACCGCTTGGTACTCCAACTACCAAGTTAAGATCATAAGCAAAAAAGTCCAGTTTTCTTTCGGCAGCGAGCCGAGGGTCGAGCTGCCGCATACTTCCCGCCGCGGCATTTCGGGTATTAGCAAAAACCTGCCTGCCGGCAGGCAGGGTATTTTCTCCTTCAATAATTTTTTTATTTAATTCGATAAGAGTTTTTTTCGACATTACTACTTCGCCACGAATTTCGAGAACACCACCCCCTACCCCCTCCTCCGGAAGGAGGGGGTGTAATTCTAAGGGAATAGAATGAATGGTTTTAAGATTTTCGGTTATGTCCTCGCCGACAAATCCATCCCCGCGCGTCGCGCCTCGCACGAACTTGCCATTTTCATAAATGAGCGACACTGCCAGCCCGTCGAATTTTACTTCGCAGAAATAATTTATAACCTCACCCCCCCGCCCCTCTCCTGGCCGAGAGGGGGGCAATAATTTTTTTATCCTTTTTTCCCAGTCTAATAATTCTTGCTCACTAAAAGCATCATTCAGTGAGAGCATGCGAGTCTGGTGCTTGACCTTTTCAAATTTATCAAGCGGCTTGCCGGCCACCCTATTCTCCGACGCGTTCATGTCTTCGAATTCGGGAAACTCCGCAAGCAAACTCTTAAGCTCGCGAGTGAGAGAATCATAGACATCATCCGTCACATTCGGCGCATTGTTGACATGATAGGCATTTCTTAGCCGCGCGATTTCACTTCGCAGTTTTTGTATTCTTTTTTTGACTTCAGATTTTTCCATACAGAAACTAGTATCTTACTTCCAGTTGTCTTTCTACGGCATTTGTTGGTGGATTACAAAAATTATTATTCTGACTTCCAGTATTATATCCTTTTGAGGTAATGACAAAAACTGGAACAGTAGTGGAATCACCTGGATCAGTCTTGTCCACGGTTACTATAGCGCAACTTTGTGTTGTACTGCCTAATCCAGGAACATGAAAAGTCCAATATGATGTTGAATTTTCTGTTACAGTAATAGGCCTATTATTACACGTTATAGAAAAACTAGAAGAAATGGGGGGGTTGTGCACAAAAAGACCTGTTGTAGATTTATCATAAATCAGCGCGCATTCAATGCCCGTATCCGCGGCAAAGAAAGCATCATTGGTATCGCGAGCGTTCGTGCCAAATCTTAATTCTTTAAACGCGATATTGGTCACACCAATCGCAATGGATAAAAGAAGGGCGGAAAGTGTCACCGCAAAAAGTATCACAAATCCAGATTTTAATTTTTTAATTTTTTGTATCATAATTATTCCACCCAATTAAATAAATTTTCGGAAAAAGTAATAGTATGAGGTCCAGAACCTTGCGTCCAGGTAACTTTTGAAAAGATTTTTACTTCATTGGAATCTATCTTCTGTTTAGATACTGTTCGACTAAAGCCGGTCGGAAGGTAGAAAGGTGGATTAGGTAAAGTTATAGTTTGGGTGCCTGTAAAGTTAGCAAAGTAATTACTCCATCCGATAGAATTCCCATCTGCATCAACATAACCAATCACATCAGTATCCCTTAAATTTCTAACATATTCAATACCTTCCTGCGCCAGATATGCCGCAGCCATTTTCCCTTTGGCGTAACCAGTATTAGAAACACCAGATGCTAAAACAGACATTATTCCAAGAAGTGAAACGGTAAAAATTGAAATAGCAACCAGTGTTTCTACAAGCGTGAACCCCGAACGAAAGCCCCTGGCTTCATACGGGGCAGGACCTCTATTTTTTTGTCCAAAAAATTTAATCATATGTTATCTAGCTGTCTTTGCGAAACTGAAGTTTGTAATGAAAAAGGCGTAACAATATTTTTAAAAGTTATAGTTCCGGATAATTTAATGGTAACAAAAGGCTGTTCGGTATTCCCTGCAGAAAATGGGTCTGTGCCCGACACTATAAAATAAGATGTAGGATACGGATCAATTTTAACCTCATCGGGGGTTAATGGAATAAAACCGCCAGCATAATCCGAAGATTTATAAATTTTTGCATCGTTACCTATGTAATAAGCCCATTGGTCTCCATAATAATAACCACTTCCTGGATTATTGGGACTATTATATAGATCGCCATCTTGCTGCTCAAAAAATATGCCCCAACCACTGTCACAATTATTTGGAACACTAATATCACTTCTTATAGCGCCACCACTATAGCACCTATAATTATATCCCGTTCTCAAATTCCTCGACATATCTTCCATAATAAAACTTAAATTGTCCATAATCGAGCGCATATTTTGCGATTTGTTGTGAAGCAAATTGGCATTTAAAAGCGCGCCCATCCCTGCCATGATAATGACCAGGAAAAGAGAAACAGCGATCATTGTTTCGATTATTGTGTAACCCTTCATACAATTTTTAATTTTCAATTTTATAATTTTCATTTAATTTTTAGTTTACTTGAATTCGGCCAGAAGAGTAAATAGTAATGGTTGCCGTAGACGCGCTTCGCGGAGAAGAAACAGTAATTTGGGCATCGCATGTCATTTGCGCTCTAGAATCAGGACGGCGGAAAACAATATCCACAACAGACAAACCTCCGCATTGCACCCCAGATATATAAGCATTCTGGTTAATGGTGATAGTATCTCCCCAGCTATCGGTTGTTAAGTTATAAGTGTTATCTGGATATTTATCGGCAAAATAAACAAAATTTTTCTGATTAGAAGCATCAAAATGTACCCCGTAAGACGGCTTCCAGTCTGGAAGATAACCACCGGTGCTGTAATAATCTGGCGGTAAATTGCCGGAGAGAGATGACTTCTGCGCTTCGACTATTTTCAGAGCTATATCGCTCGCCAGATTTTTAATATCCACTTTGGCTTGGAATTCAACGTAATTATACATAACTATAGAGCTCATCACCGCAAAAATACCCAGCACCACGATGAGCTCGACATAAGTCATACCCCGACGAAAATCGCCAATTTTCAATTTCCAATTTTTAATTTTTAATTTATTTTTTTTCATTTCTTAAAATCCAAAAAGAAAAAGGGGTAACGGGAAGAAAAATGCCAGCAACGCTCCAAAAATCAGAAAGGGCGCAAAGGGCAGTTCACTTTTCATTTTGTAGCCTCTTCGTAAAAGGATAAGCATAACGCCTATTATAGCACCGCTCCAGAAAGCGAGCACGAGAGCGGCTAGGCCCGAAGCAAGACCGAGCATCCAACCCAAGCCAAGAGCGAGCTTGGCATCCCCGAGACCCATCCACCGCCCGCCCGAGATCAGCCAAAAAAAGGCGAAAGGAAAAGCCACGAATAAGCCGGATAAAAATTCTAGGAGAGTCGGAAAGTGCGAGGAAAAAATATTTCCCTGAAATAAAAATAGTCCTAGAAAAGCGAGAATGCTAAAAATTAGCGCCAAAATATCCGGAATTATTTTGTGCCGGAGGTCATAGGCCGCAATAACTATCAAAATTGAAAACATCACGGCATAATAGGCGCAAGTAAAACTAAATGAAAGTACGTTCAAAAAGAAAATATCTTGGAATTTTAGAAACAAACTGGCAAAAATAAACCCGGTCGCAAGCTCTACAAATGGATATTGGATTGATATTTTGGTTTTGCAAGTCCGGCACCGGCCTCGAAGGGCCAAAAAACTAAAAAGCGGAATGAGTTCATACCAGTAAAGTTTACTTTGGCAAACCATGCAAGTGCTCCGGCCTCCGAACGACCCAAAAAAAGATTTTCGCGTATTTAAGCGGAAAATTACAACATTCAAAAAACTGCCGATAATGAGGCCGAGGATGAAAAAGATAGCTGTATACAACATAAACATATATGAATTATATCAGCTATGTTAATTTTTTAAAAGCTTGCGTTCTAGCTAAAAATAATTAGGTTATCCCCATTTAGCAAAAAAACATTCAAATAGCATAATAGCAGCGGCCGCTGCTATTATGCTATTATCATTTAATTTTTAACAATTTAAAAGTTTTATTTCAGATAACCCGCACACCTAAGGATAATTCACGACAACTTTTATATCTTTGATTTTATCCGGAAAAGACATTTTCCAAAAAGGGCTGATGACCACATCCGCCGAATCAATGTTTGGATATTGCGCCAGTATTTGCTTAAAATCTTTCTTCCGTTTGCCCAAAAGATCCGCCTTGAGATTGTTCTCATCCACTGGATAGATAATCTTGGCCGTACCGCTTAAATTAAAATTTATATTTTTAACGTCTGCCGGATTATCGGCAAAAAAAAGATTATCTTTGTTATCCATAGTGAAAGTGAGATCGCGAATATTTGGTATATCGATAGCAGTGTCATCATAATCTTCGAGGTTATCTTCGGCAATTTTTTTGGTAAGCTTTTTTACATCAAAGAGAAAACCGTACAAGGTGCCTTTCAAATTCAAAGATGATTTATTGCCTTCCGACGTAGCAGCACCATCTTCCGTATCTAGGAAAACTGCGTCTCTGAATAAAACAAATCCGCTCGGAATCTGATCCGTAGCTTTTTTGAGAAGCTTTGCTTGGAGAGCGATTTTTAAATCATTCATACCGGCCAATTTATCGATGTCCGTTATAACCGGGACCTGACCAATAAATCCGCCGGCAATGGAACCCTTGCTACGAGCGTAAAATTTAGAATATTTCGGCGTTCCTTTAAATCCAAAAATCGTAAAATCAAGCGGACCGCTATTGTATTCTTCCCCTCCCGCCGCCGCATAAATACCCACTTCCACCGACCCCGGAGCGCTACTCCGCATCCCCGGCACAACTATCTGCTTGACAGTTTTATAAATTTTTCCATTGGAACCCTCGAGCCGAGTATCAATGTCGAGTCGTTGGGGAACGGAACTAAAATTATTGTAAATCAAAACCGTACCCTTGGCTTTCTCGATAACATCTTTCGTTTTGGTGTCCTGCACCACTTTACTTTCTTCGCCGGAAATAATTATCAGCTCAAAAGGTAGAGTATCGCTGCTCGCGTCTTTGCTGGCCGATAAATTTTCATGCAAAGCCATGTTTCTGACTTTCGGATTCACTGTGACTGTAACTTTCAAAAACATATACGAAAGCGCAAAAATAAAAAATACGAGGGAAATAACTGCCACCAACCAAAGCTTGTACCTCCTCGGTTGCTTCGGAGTTTCGGTTTCGTCCCGCTGGAATGAACTACCGGACAGAGCTTTAGACTCTGCGTCAGAGTCTAAAGCTCTGTCCGGCTCCGGCTTGCTGGCGCGTTTTATTCTTATCATGTCTTGTAATAAATTTTTTTGCATATTATATTATATTTTATTTGAAAAACGATTAATGTAAATAGAGTTTATGGCAAGCGCCGGATCACGAATGATGCCCTCTTTAAACTCCGCCATGCCCTTAAAAACTTCCGTCCCTAAAAAAGTAACTGTAAATTTTGATTCGGTTAGGGTATATTGGCTGAATTGTTCGGTTTTAATTGTTTCCGAGAAAAAACTAGCCATTTCAGCATCGACGGAGAGATAAATATTCGCCGGAACAGAAATATCATTGGTCAAGTTGGACAAGGAATTTTGGAACGAGAGTAACCAGTCATTTTTTAATTTTTCTATTATGGGCCCAATTTTTTTCACGGCTGTTCCCGAAGCATGCCCATCTTTAAAAAGCGAAACGAGAGATTTGGCCTCATTCAGAGACAAGAAGAGTGTCTCGGCAACTCGGCGGATTATAAAATTGAGACCAAGAGGAAACGAGATCGATTCCCGCAATACATTCTTCTTGACCATAAAAATATCCGTAACTTCTCCGCCAATATCAATCAAAAGAAAATTCTCATTGTGCGCGTACACATCGCGCACCACTACAAATGTTGCCATGACCGAGGAAAAAAATTGTATCTCCTTGTGGTAAAAATGCATCTGGATAATTTTTTCAATCTTTTTTAAAACTACCTCCGGGCTGATGGAAATAAAAATAGTCATTTCGAGCTCCTTCCCTTTTTGATCCAAGGGTTGGGTTGTCTCATAGCCATTTAACATCGTTTTGATATTTTTGAATTCAATCGAGCGGACGGGATGCTCGACGCCTTCGTATTTTGCCAGATACTCTTTCTCAAAAAGATCAATTTCTTTTTTAATTAAATCGAGAGCCAGTGTGGAAGTAAAGACAAAAGGCATGTTTCTTTCAAGTTTAATAACCCGAGTCTCGGAGATATGCCAAGGCGAGGAAAGCGCGCAAAATATTTCCTTAGGAGCGCCAAACCCCGAATGATACACCCGGTCTAACACAACTTCCAGAGATTTGATAGTTAAAAACAGAAGTCGGTTGGCTTCAACATTCTCTTCCAAAGCTATCGGTTCGCGAACAGATAAAACTATTTTCGGAACTCCCGATTTGTGCATCCAAAAAAGAGCTCCTCCGACTGAGAAAGATCCAACATCTAAAACCAACATTAATTTACCTTTTTCTGTATTGCCTCCAAAAATTCCCATACTTGCATTATACCTCGCCCGATGTTTTTCTCAAATGTGAATAAGGAAAATCTGTCTGCGCTAGATTAGTATAGCTTTGATACGCCTTATGCCTTGCGCCACCGCTTCTTCTTTTTGAATTTTAAAATGTCCAAGTTCGCTGGTATTTTTAACATGCGGACCGCCGCAGAATTCGATGCTAATTGGTGAATTTCCTCCTCGCCCTTCGGGAGAGGATTGAGGTGAGGGTTCAATAAAATAAACAGATACTATTTCCGGATACTTCGCTCCAAATTCCATTTCGGCGCCTATTTTTTCTGCCTCAGCAAGCAAGAGCTCTCGGCGAACAATATTAAGCCCCATTTTTATCTTATCATTCACCCAATCTTCCACTTTCTTTTTTTCTTCGTCATAGAGCTTGTGATCGCATAAAAAATCCATCCGCAAACGCTCTTCGGTAATATTACTTCCACGCTGTTTTATATTTTTATCAACCATTGCCTGCAATCCAGCCAAAAGCAAATGATGCGCGGTATGCAGTTGGATTGTCTTTTCGTTATGATTCGCGAGCCCCCCCTTGAACATTCCGGCGAAAGATGTTTTGGAAAGTTTTTGATGCTCAGCCATTTTTCTATTAAAATCCTCTAGATCAATTTTTTTTCCTTTTTCTTTTGCCAATTCAAGCGTTAACTCTATCGGGAAACCATAGGTGGTAAAAAGCGTGAAAGGATCGGCGCCTTTTTCAAATTCTTTTAAGCCATGCTTCAATGTTCGTCTAAATTTGCTTTCTTCTTTTTCTATTTCCCCTTTATCATCCAGCTCATATACTCCCTCGTAGATTTTTTTTACTTTCTCGATTTGTCGCGTCAAGGGTTGTTTGGAAAATCTAACCGCCCGTCGGATAAGTCTGCGCAAGATATATCCCCGCCCGGTATTTGACGGCGCTACACCGTCAGAAATAATAAAAAGAGAAGCCTTAATATGGTCGGCGACAATTCTCTCTTCTTTGATTTGTTCGCCATTAAACACATCCGTTTCGTAAACGCTTTTCTTTTTCTGCACAGTCGCGAGAAGTCTCTCAAAACCCATGCCGGTATCTACACCCATCACCTCCAATTTTTTCAATTTGACCTCGCCTTTGTCCAATTTCTCCCGCGAACCCTCGCAAAAATATTCATTGAAAACGATATTCCAGATTTCCACATCCTGCCCCTCCGCATTTTTGCAGTAAATTTCCGTTGTCGGACCACAAGGACCCGAGTCCCCCGTCGGTCCCCAAAAAACATCCGAGCCATCGGCGCGGATATCCCCCACTCCAAGTCCGGCCCAGATATCTTTCGACTCTTCATCTCTCGGCACAACGCCTTCCCCTTTGTAAAAAGTCACATGAGAAATTTCCAAACCTAGCTCTTTGGTGATAAATTCATGCGCGTAAATGATCGCCTCCTTCCGGCCATATCCGCCAAAAGAAAAATTGCCCAGCATTTCAAAAAATGTCAAGTGAGTGGTATCGCCAACTTTGTCAATATCGCCGGTGCGGATGCATTTTTGCGCCGTGGCTATATTTCTCCCGCTGAAATCTTTATCCGCGCTTGCGGGATTCGTATAGTATGACTTAAATTGCTGCATTCCGGCTGTGGTGAAAAGAACCGTCGGATCTCCCGGAATAAGCGAAGCTGGAGGAATTATTTTATGTCCTTTATTTTGGAAAAATTTTAAAAATCTTGATCTGACTTCATCTGAATTCATATTTAATTTAAACTGGAATTTTGTTTATCTTTATCGTCTGAAATTTTTCTAATCGGCGCTTCGAATTTATATACTATAACCAGCACAAACAAGACCAGTACGGTAGAAATAAGAGCCAGACTGTAGAATCCAAATCCAGCCGCCATACCGATGCCAGCTGTAACCCACAGCCCGCTCGCCGTCGTGAGTCCGAGCAGACGATTGCCCTGCAGAATTATCGAACCGGCGCCCAAGAAACCAATCCCGACGATTATTTGCGAAGCGATGCGGGAAGGATCGAGACCTCCCGCCCCGCCATATTTGAGAGCGATCATTTCTGAAATAACAATAAACACCGCCGCGCCCAAGGACACCAGCGCATGCGTCTTCATCCCCGCCTCCTTGCGCACTAAAATCCTCTCTCCCCCGATGAGCAATCCAAGCCCGACCGCCATCGTTAACCGAACAATAATTTCACTATTTTGGGTAAAAAATTGAAACATAAATACATTTTCATAAAAATATTTCAGGGACCTTTCGCTCTTCCTCCATAATTCTGGCCTTTTCCTTGAACTCCCTTAAAGCTTGCTCCGCATCTATATTCCCAGTGATTTTTACTTCTTCTCTCTCTGGGAGTCTTCCCGGATTGCTCTTCGCCATAATTTGCCTTAAATTTTTCAAATTCGGATAAAGCTTCATCCATGTCTATATTCCCTTCTATGGTCAATTCTTTTTCCCTAGGAACTTCCGGGGATTAGTCCGCGCCAGCCTTCGCTTCAAATTCTTTTATGGCTTCATCTATATCCGGACTTTTAGGTATTTTTATATCGAGAACCATTAAGAATATTGTACACCAACGCAAAATAGCTAGCAAAGAAAGTTATCCACATTTTCCCTTCCCTGATAAAGGGAGGTCAGGAGGGGTTGAATTATGATTTTTTATTCTCCTCCTTTTTAAAAGGCACACCTAGAAGTTCAAAAAAGGCTTTGCCTTCTTTTTTATTTTTGGCCGTGCAAACCATGGTAACCGCGAGACCGAAAATATCCCGAATATCTTCATCCGCCGTTTCTGGGAAAATAGTGTGCTCTTTGATGCCGATGGTTAGGTTGCCTATATTGTCGACTGAGGACGGAGAAATGCCGCGAAAATCTTTAGTCCGAGGAAGGGCGATATTGATCAGTTTCTCAAGAAATGCGTACATTCTTTCGCCTCGCAAAGTTACGACAATTCCTACAGGATCACCCATTCTAGTCTTGAAAGAAGCGATGGATTGCTTGGCGCCTCGGAGCGCCCCTTTTTGGCCGGTAATTTTTGCCAGCCGGCCGGATATTGTCTCGTTTTTATTTTTGTCTTTTTTGACAGCCGTGCCGGTACCGACATTCAGCACGATCTTTTGGAGCTTGGGCATAGCCATAACATTTTTATAATGAAAGACGCTTTTCATTTTTTCAAACCCCGCCTTTTCTTTTTCTTTGACTGTTTGGTGTTGCATATACATTTAATGAATTACTTCCCCTTCCTCCCCTCCTTAACTAAGGAGGGGTAGTTTATAATTTTTTAACATTCGAAGCGTGGATTGGCATCTCGATATTTTTTATCGCGCCTTTTTCTCCGGATTTTCTCGGGCGCTGGTGCTTCTTCATAATATTCACCCCTTCAACAATAACTTTATTTTGGCTCACCAAAACTTTGGCAATTTTCCCTTTTTTGCCTTTGTCTTTGCCTGTTATTATAATCACATTATCATTTTTCTTTATTTTCATTAGATTTATTTTATGAACTTTGTAACTACTATATAACTTCCTGCGCCAAAGAAATTATCTTCTGAAATCCTTTCTCGGCCAGCTCTCGCGGAATCGGTCCGAAGACGCGCCCAGCTTTCGGGTCCATTTTGCCTTTTTCAAGAAGGACTACCGCGTTGTCATCAAAGCGAATGTAAGATCCGTCCGGCCTTCGAAAGGCGCTTCTAGTCCGTACGACAACAGCCTCATGCACATCTTTCTTTTTCACTCCTTTACGGGGGCTAGCCACTTTCACGGTAATAATAACCAGCTCGCCCAAAGAAGCGTATCTTTTTTTAGAAGATCCTAAAATCTTGAATACCTTACCTACGGTGCCTCCCGCATTATCTGCTATTTTTACCCATGTGCCTGATTGAATCATACGATTTTAAAGTGTTTATCTTTGGAAATTGGCCTAGTCTCGACTATCTCCACTTGGTCTCCCACTTTGCATTTATCTTCCGCATCATGCGCCTTATATTTCTTGCTAACTTTATAAAATTTGCCGTATAAAGGATGCTTGACAAACCTGGAGACTGATACGACTACCGTCTTGTCCATTTTGTCCGAAACCACTACCCCTTTTAGGATAGTGCCTTTATTCGCTTTATTCTTTTCCGGTGTGTTTTTTGCCATATTATTTATTCTTATTTAATTCGGTAAAAATTCGCGCTATTTGTTTCCGTAAAGTCGCCGACTCTTTGACATTTTTGGATTTGGAACCCTCCGCCTTGAATCTTATTACTCTCGCATTTTCCTGTAAAATAGCAAGCTTTTTCATAAGCTCGTCTTTGGTTATATTCTTTAAGTTTTCTTTTTTGGTTTTCATATATTCTGACCTCTGACAGTGACAGAGCTTTAGACTCTGTTTAGAGTCTAAAGCTCTGTCTATTGTTTATGCGCTCTAGACATAATTCTCACTGAAATCGGCAACTTACTGCCGGCCTTGCGAAGCGCTTCATGGGCTACTTTTTCCTCGACTCCGTCCACTTCAAAAATAATACGTCCCGGAAAAACATCAAAACAATATCCTTGCGGATCTCCCTTTCCCTTTCCCATGCCCACTTCCGCGGCTTTGGCAGTATAGGGACGATCCGGAAAAATGCGAATCCAATACTTACCGGCTTTTGTGAGTGTTCGAGCAATGACTTTCCGGGCGGCTTCAATCTGGGCGGACTTTAGGCGCGCCTGGGAGGTGGATTTGAGTCCGTAAGATCCGAAAGAAAGCTTGGACCCGCGGGTGTCTGGCGTTCGTCCTTTTGGATTGCTTCGCCCGGTCTGCCATTTTCTAAATTTTACTTTTTTCGGTATTAACATGGCTGATTTTTAAAGAGCGAAGCGATTATAAAAATCGCCACCCTGCTCCGCTTTATTAATTGCTTTAATTTTATGTTATTCATTATTTTTTCGAAATATCTTGCCGCGATAAATCCAAACCTTGATTCCGATAGTGCCGTATGACAGGGTCGCGCGTTCCCTTTTGAAATCTATGTCCGCGCGGAAAGTCTGAAGCGGGATGCTGCCGCGCTTGAGCTCTTCCGTCCGGGCAATGTCCGCTCCGCCGAGTCTGCCTGAAAGTACCACTCGGGCTCCTTCGACGCCTCTCGCGGTCATGACTTTTTCAATAATAGTCTTGATAACGCGGCGATACGGCATTCGCTTCTCGAGCCCTTCGGCAATCATATAGGCTACAATAGCCGCATCCGCTTCCGGGTTGGCCACCTCCATCACTTCGAGCTTGAAATCTTCCGGCCGGCCGAGTTTTAAATAATCCATTTTCTTTAAAATTTCTTCTTTGAGCTTGGTGACGCCTTCGCCGCTCCGCCCTATTATGAGTCCTGGACGGGAAGTTTTAATAATAAACCGGGTGGCTTTGCGGCTCCGCTCGATTTCAATCGTTGAAATATACATCCCGCGCAATTTTTTTTCTAAATATTGACGAATCAAAACATCTCCTTTCAAATAAGCGATATACTTTTTCGGATCGGCAAACCAGCGAGATTTCCAGTCTCGAAGTATTATCAATCTATGGGCGTATGGATGAACTATTTTCGACATATTATTTTCCAGACAGAGCTTTAGACTCTGTAGACTCTGTAGAGAGTCTACAGCTCTGTTTTTTGGATTTCTTGACCGCCGCGACCCTTTCAGCCAAAAGAATATTCAAATGACTGGTGCGCTTATTGATCCGGTGCCCGGTGCCCATTGCCGCTGGCATCATTCTCTTCATGGTCAAGCCTTTATCCACTCGAAATTCTTTAATAAATAAATTTTCTATATCGATGCCCATATTTTTGGCATTGGAAACAGCCGACATTAAAAGTTTCTTAATCGGTAACCCGGCGCGCTTGGCCAAAAAGTCTAGTTCGGCAATAGCTTCGGAGACACTCTTCCCTTTTACCAAGGAAACCACCAAGCGAACTTTTCGCGGAGCCTGTCTGTAATTTTTTAAAAATGCTTTCATCCCGTTTAGAAGCAGATCGCGATCAACTCGCGTGTCTGATATTTTAGGTTATTAATTTTTGTTATATTCGATTTCATATTTTTGTTTATATTTTAAATTGCGATCGCGGCTTCTAACGGGATTCATGTTATTTTTTGGCGGCGCCCTTCGCGTCAGCAGCGGCAGCGGTTGCTCCTTTTGCGGCTGCTATTTCCGCCTCTTGTTTCTTCTGTTCAAGCTCCTTCTGCATTTTGCCGCCGTGCCTGGTGAATTTCTTGGTTCCGGAAAATTCTCCGAGTCTATGCCCGACCATGTCTTCTGTCACCAAAACATCCACATGGATTTTGCCATTGTGGACGCCGAAGGTGAAACCAATCATTTCCGGAGAGATAACACAAGCTCTTTTCCATGTCTTTATGGTGGGAGTCGAAAGCGGATTTTTGCCGGCAATCTTTTTGAGAAGCCTTTCATCCACATATATGCCTTTTTTAATTGATCGAGTCATAAACAAATAGCTCCTAACGAGCTTGATTCCATGTTAGCAAATGGGAACAAAAAAGGCAAATAAAAGGGTTCCTCTACAAAATCCCTTTGTTTATTGCTTTCGGAACGGATAAAAATACGCCACAGCTAAAAGCGTGAGAAGAGTAAAAAAAGTCGTGAGAGCTAACATTGGGATAGAGATATACCCGCCAAATTCAGAAACCAAGCGCTGATAACAAGACACGCCGGAGACATCGCACGGCAAGCTTGAACTTCCTCCAAAATAATAGAAGAAATTTTGATAAACGGAAATAAGAAAACCGATAGAAAGCAAGGACGCAGCGTATCTCACCACTTTCCTATCTTTATCCCAGAGCGCCGTGCCAAAGAGAAAGAGCGTCGGGAACATAAAGACCCTCTGCCACCAACACAGCGTGCAGGGCAGGAAACCTATAATTTCAGAATAAACCAAAGGAAAAACGGAAGCGAAGAGAGAAATTAAAAAACTTAAAACCAAAAAATGCTTATCGACATAATCTAAAAATTTATTTTTTTTTGGGCCGAAGAAAAGAAGAATAAGGGTTAGGATAGAAAGAATCTGTAAGATAATTGCTCCGAACCCGAGAAATATATTTAAATAATGTATAGCTTGAGGATTCATCCCGTACGAAATAGGACGCGTACGCTTACGCTACGTTTCCTATTTTGTTATTAATAATAATTTTTATATAAATCATAATATTTTTGCTTATGCGTCCGCGATTTCGTTCGGGATTAAGGCAATTCACAGAAAGTTTTTTCAGCTAATTGTGCAAGTGGAATTTCTTCCGTCAAGCGCGACCCGTCGGCAAACTCCCAAGTCGGATAGCCGGTAATCTTTTTATCAATGCAAGCTTGAGTTTGGCCTGAAGCATCCGGAGTAGAACATTCGACATACGGCAAGAGTTTTTGCGACGAGCCGAAAAGTTTCTTTTGCGCTTGACAATGCGTACACCAAAAAGCTCCGTAAAACACCGCGCCTTTGTCCTTGAGACAGGTGGCAAAAGCGTCGTACTTGCCTGGCTCCGGCGGCAGGTTATTGCCGCTCCCCCTGATTATTACTGTGGCAATTGTTACTAAAATTAAAACACCAACTACCGAAACGAAAATTTTTATATTGTTATCCATTTTTTGAATTATATCACAGCTAAAATCTTTGGCAAAAAGATAAAGCAGGCAACAACAATAGACAGTATTGCTGATATAAGTACTGCACCCGCAGCTACGTCTTTGGTATCTCGAGCGTAAGGATGATATTCAGGTGAAGTAAGATTTATATCTATTTCAATAGCCGTATTAAAAGCCTCGGCGATAATCACTACGCCAATAGTGAACACAAGAAATAACCATTCAGTGTTTGAAATATCCAAAATAAAACCAAGATATATAGCTAGTAACCCAATAAAAATATGCCCCCACGCATTATGACTAGTCTTAATCAAAATACCTATTCCCCGCCATGCGTGATTTGCACTTTTTATTCGAGCTATTAGTGAAAATGCCTTTTTTTCTTTTAAAGAATCCATTTTGTTTTATCACTTTACAAAGTTTTTCTTCCCATTAAAAAATTTAATTAATAATTTTCATCTTCAATACCAATCTCGTTGATTTTTTAACGGGACAAGTATTGCCTTCAATTGTAACATAACTATTGATATTGTATATAAATGGGCCGCGGGCTTAATTTGAGTAGATCCTCCGGAGTCATCAAAGTCGTGCCTGGTGTGAGAACATCATTTTTATAAAATAATTTGAAACCGGTGAATTGAACCGGCTCCGGATAAATAAAGTTTCTATAGGTGCCGATTTTTTTCGCCTTCCCGCCCCAGCCGTCCATGTGCATCACTATCTGCACCTCAGGCAGTGGCTTGATCGCTTTATAATTCGTAATCATTTTTTGGGTATAGCGATGCACCACCAGAACCTTCGGCGGCAAATTGTTTTCTTTGACAATTTTGGCTAAATAGTTGGCCGCGAAATTTATATCCGCCGCGTCAAAAGTGCCGACAATTTTCCCAGGGCGGATGCCGGTCTTCATAGAAAATTCCGCATCCATTCCCAAATGCACATTGGGTAATTTTAAATATTTTTCCAGTCTCGGCAACTCAACTTCTATAGTGCTAAACCCAACTTGAATATCCAAAAAAACTATTCCATTCCCGCCTGCCGGACGGGCAGGTATCTTATCTGCAATTGCGAGCACTTTGTCTATCTCCGAATCCGGCATCCGAGCTCGATACTGGCCATCTTTGCCTGGACTCCCTTGCGCCACCACAGCGATATAATGTAGCGCCGGGACGACCGGGGTCTTTGGATCCGCCGCTTCCCATTTTTTTACCTCTCTATTTAGTTTGGCCAGCATTTCTCCTTCCGGATACTCCCCGAGAACTCCCATTTTTTTAGAATATAAATTACCATAATAAGCAATTATGCGGTTAAAAGGTAAAATAGCACCCGCATTTGGATACACGGCCTTGACTGGCCAAGGATATGCTGGAGCTGGTTTGGCTGGAACAACCACGGTAGTTTTCTCCCCCGTTTTTGGGTCTTTGACTATTTTGGTGGTAGGCTCCGGCGGAGACGGATTGTTGGCCAGTTCCAACATTTTTGTATCATAAGCCACTTTATCAAGTGGTGGAAAAACAACTACTGCTCCCGAATTTTGCTTTTTTTCTTGTTTTTCTTGCACCATTTGCTCACCTTGTTTGTAAGAAACACTGCCAAAGAGCCTAGGCAACACAAAAAACAAAGTAAAAAGTAAAAGAGCTAAAAAAATTAGAATTAAAGAATGCCGGGTAACTTTTTTTTTCATTGCAAGAAATCTTTTATTTTATCTTGTGGTAGCACCCAAGCGACTGGTCCCAACACACCTGGTCCAATTGTAGCTTGATCGAAATAAATAATTAAGTTTTTGTCGTTCTCATTTTCTTCTAAAGACCAATTTGAAAAAGAAGAGAATGTTAAATCTTTGACTGTCTCCGGAAACACAACAGACTCATCGCCCCCATCTGGATATCGCCAAGCATTTAATTCTTTTTTCACAAATTCAGTAAAAGATTTTTGCTGATCTTTTTTTATAACATCCGAAAGAGCCAGAATTTTTCCATTTTTTATGTCAACTGTTATGACTTTATAGATTGAGCTCCCATGCGCGCCTCCAGTGTAAGAATAGACACTTAGCACAATTGATTCTGTCTTGTCGCTCTTGATATATTTTGCGTCAATATTAATCTCATAACCTCCGTTATTCGCCTCTTTTCTAAATTCGGAAATAGTTTTATCGATATACGCCCGGGCCTGGACTGCGACCGCGCTCGAACCCAAAATCACCGGCACCGTGCTGCTAAAATTTTCTTCCGTTATTTTTTTGGTGGTGATAGTAGGCGGTGTTACTGTCTTCGGTTCCTCTTTGGAAGGAATTATCTTTTCCGGCAAAGTCCTCTCCCAGATAAGAATCTGGTTAACCAACTTCGGCACCCAAAACTTTTGAGTAAGAAGCAAAATGACTCCAATGATTATGAGAATTAAAAGAAAAATTCGAAATTTTTTCATGGGTTTAGTTGTAAGAATTGTAAGCGTTGTTAACACTTTAACATTTTTTGGGTAAAGTAAACAACATGACAATTCATAAAAGTGTGAAGCTTCCCATGCTTGAAGGAGAGAAACTCTCTGACAAGCCGGAAACGCTCTATGTGGCGATTGATGATTTTTCAAGGGAACTATACGCGGCTATCCTACCCGACAGAAGCCAGTATTCTTCTGCCACCTTCCTCAAGCAAGTTCTCGAGGAATAGTATTTTCTAATCCAAGAATGATACTCAAATAAATATATCACAAGGTGAGGTTTTTGAATAATTTCGACTTGGCAATTTGCATTTTTTGAGCAGATTCGTTGTCGCTTTGCTTTACAGAAAGAGCAGTCAAAATATTAGCGGTGATTCCCGGTTTTAGATATTGTTCAAAGTTGGGAAGCGAACTTAATCTCTCGTAGGGAATTAGCAGTCGAACTCCCTTGGAGCAATTAACAGATTATTTTTATCCCCAGGAATTGTGAAGAACGCTTACAATTCTTACAACTTAGTGTATAATATGCCTATGGATAGTAAGAATTTGAATCTGGAGGGGAATCCGGAAATCGAGAAAGCTCTGAAAGAATTTGAGGAAAAAGCTGGGCCAGAGGAAATACTTGAATATCCAGAACCTTCCGAAATCAAGAACACTTCCACGATGGTGGAATGGGTAATGAAATGGTCGAAGGGGAAAGTTGATAATCCTAAAAAGGCGGAATACGTGCTTTTGGGGTTCATTATACTCATGTTTCTGGCTTCCCTTTATTTCTTTTTGATCGGAAGCCGCCCGCCGAGTCAGATATCTTTATTGATAGTGCAAAAAATTATAGCAATGATATAATCATTGCAAGCATTATTATTTTAACCGCCGTTTTTTATGAAAAAATTTGAGATAAAAAATTTTTGGGCGCGGCTGTTTCATCCGGAAGTGAAGCTACCTCGTTCTGTTTACATTATCATGGTAGCTGTGATAATTTCAGATCTGTTTGCCAGCTTTGTCATTATCAAATATTTAACCTGAAAATATTAGCTGTCAATATGAATAAAATAAATTCTAAATCTTCCGGTTTCACTCTTATTGAATTGCTCGTCGTTATTTCCATAGTTACTTTGCTTTCGTCGATTGTTTTCGCTTCTTTCAGTTCCAGCCGGGCTCAGGCCGCGGATACCCGGAAAAAAGTGGAAGTCCGCGAAGTCGGCACAGCCCTTAATCTTTATACCGACACTTTCGGACAAGCGCCAGCAAGTTTAAAAGAAGGAGTTGTTTCTGTGGTTGAAAGCGGAACTCCTCAATACGATAGCGCTATGCAAGAATTGGTTAAAGCCAAAGTCCTTTCGGCTGTTCCGCAACCTCCCGACAATACTCGCTATTATTACTACAACGATGAAACCATACCGAATGGCGAAGGCGCTTCTTTCTTCGCTTATTCAAGCAAAACCGGAGATCCTATATATACTGGGAGTGAGGCGGGGATTACCGCCTTAAACACTCAACAAGGATGTGTGTTTCCACAGGTCTGGAATGGTTTGGGGTGTGTGAATTTAGTAAGTAATGCTACTTCGCCACCTCCGCCATCACAATTACCACCCCCTTGCGGTCATTATGGTGATGTTGATGATGATGGTTTTGTAACTGTTGCAGATATAGATATTATTAGAAGAAATATTTTAGGAATAACAATCCCTTCCGAGAGAGATAATATTCGTTCGAATGTTGATTTGGTTGGCAATGTCACAACCGTGGATATTTGGTATATTAAAGGATATATATCGGGTATAACAAACACATTCCCGATTTGCTCTTTCCAACAACTCCCCATCATTTCTATTCCGGCCACAAATCTGGTTATTACCGGTCAAGTGGAACTTGATGGATACGATTTGCAATCTAGTTTTCCACCTAGAGCTACCTCTCATGCTAGGACTGTTGTTTTTATTGCAACATCTCAAGATGACACTATCTTAAAAACTTGGAATTCATCATTATCCAACGAATCTGGAGCAGATTTTAACTATTCATTAAACGATGTGCCTTTCGGAACAATTGCATTAAGCGCAGAAACTTCTTGGAATATGAGGGTGAAATTGCCAGCGGTATTTTCCAATAATCAAACCGCCATTAATTTTACGGGAACAAATAAACTTTTAGGCGGAGATTTTAACAGTTCGGATTCAATTGATGGACAGGATTACGAAACACTTAAACAATATTATAACACGGTTAATTCCATCGCGGACATTAACGGTGATGGAGTGGTTAATATCGATGATTATGGCATTTTTTGGAGGAACTGTACCGCACTCGGTACTTGTCCGCTTCTTCCGAAAAAGTACACACTTTTTTCTAACATGGATAATTATTTTTCTGTAGTGTCGGGAACATATTCCTTCGGTTCTATTAATGATGATGCAATAACACAAGCGCCAAGTCCTCTTGCTCGTTTAGATGAAATTTTAAAAATGGAATGTCCATCTCCATGTTCGGTTTCTGCTGTTTACTACAGATATCAAAATAATTGGTATCGTGTTGGCGATTTTAGTGTTATTGATCCAAATACCCCCCTGCCAAACCATTTCATTATTAGAAAAAATTCTGGATCTTCTCAGACAATTCTTTCTATCCCATATAATCTAAAAGATAATGTCAAGTATTATGGATCAACACTTATAAACGGCACGCCTCGTCCAGAAGGATTTGAGTCGTCGTTCTGATAGACAGGATTGATTCTACATAATTGCGCGCAAAACAGCTTGGAACTTAATCAAAATTATAGCAATTGTGAGAAAGACTTTTAAAATTTTGACCCTTCTCCTTACTCTCGGAGTGGTTTGGTATCTTTTTCAAGACATTGTTATCAATGCTGTTTCCGCTCGTCCGTGCAAAAACCCGATTTCTTATTCGCTTGTCGCTTTTGACGAGCGGTTTGGAATTTCCAGAGATTATTTTATTAATGCCCTTAAAGAGGCGGAGTCTATTTGGGAAAAGCCCATTGAAAAAGATTTGTTTGTTTATCAAGAAAACTCTAAGAAGGGCGGCATTTTGGAAGTTAATCTTGTTTATGACTATCGCCAAGCGGCAACCAACAAATTGAAAAGTCTTGGTATTGTCGTAAAAGAAAACAGAGCTTCGTATGATTCGCTCAAGGCAAAATTTCTAGAGACCAAGTCTGAATTTGAACCGGAAAAAGAAAATTTTGACAAAGCGGCGGAGGATTTCAATGAAAGGAGGAAAGCTTACGAAAAAGAAGTCAAATACTGGAATGCGCGCGGCGGGGCGCCCGAGTTTGAATACCAAAAATTAGAATCCGAAAAGATGAAACTGGAAGCGGAATCTTCCAAGCTTCGGGATGAAGAGGCAAAGATTAAAGAAATGATGGACCGGATAAATTCTATGGTGGTGGTGTTGAACCGCCTGGCGGACACGCTCAATCTTTCGGTTGAAAAATATAACACAGTTGGCGCTTCGCGCGGGGAATCTTTTGAGGAAGGAGTGTATTACACCGACGGATCAAAGCGAGAAATAGATATTTATGAATTTCAAAGTAAAACCAAGCTCGTGCGGGTTCTCGCGCACGAGCTTGGTCACGCTCTTGACCTCTCGCACGTGGATGATCCAAAAGCCATTATGTACAAGCTGAATCAAGGCGGCAACGAAGCTTTGGCTGGAACCGATCTTGAAGCGCTCAGAGACAAATGCGGAATAAAAAGTTTATAGAATAATAAGAAGTTTTCCACTTTTTATCTCTGAAAATTTCCTTGACTGGGGTTATAATTTATGCAAAGTGCAATATATCCACTTGAAGGTGAAAGCCGGAGAAAAAAAAGAATTTTTTGCCCAAAAATCGGAAGATCGTTTTGAAATTTCTGTGCGTGAAAAAGCAGAACGGAATCAAGCGAACACCCGAGCATTATCTGTGGTGGCGAGACATTTTGGAGTGCCAGAAAATAAAGTGAGGGCGAACGCTTCAATCAATTATTTTGAAAATGAAAAAATGGAAATTGCCCAAGCGGAAAAATACCATGCCGAGGTGCTTTGCGCCGAGACAACATCTTACGATTTCACAAAAAGTGAAAATTGGCTGGGAGACTAGGATTCGAACCTAGATAAATGGATCCAGAATCCATTGTCCTACCGTTAGACGATCTCCCAAAATTCTATTTTATTAGTTCACTATATACTTTTCGTCTGATATAATCAAAGGATTATTATCAATAACTAATAAAAAAATATATGCAAAAAATTACACCATCAAGCCAAAGCCGGCCGAGTCTTGGATGCGATGCTCCAGATGAAAAAGATTGATACCAAGGATTTGAAGGCAACGTAGGATAAATTTATTTATTAAATTTTTTGCGATCACAAAGTTTCTAAGAATTCCACGATGTCGAACATATGTAAAAGATAGTGGAAATTAATTCACCACAATTAATTTCTAGCACTCCCAGAATCGAAGCATACGTAATATTTCCGATTTAACACCTCTTTCAATCAGAGAAGCGGCTAGTTGGAGCGTTTCTTCTTTTTTATTAAATAAAAGCGCGCCGTTGAAACGATATTCATTTTTTCTTTTAGATAGAGAGACAATAGTGAGTACTTTATCTCTGCCTTTATTTAATGATAAAACCTTGTCTGTAAATTCCTCTTTTGTTCCGCGAAACGTAGCAGTAAAGCTCACGATTGATTTAGTAATCAACTTGTTTTTGGTAAGAAAAATATAAGCTGTCATTCCAGTCGTTCGGAAGTTGCTGTCTATAATATAGAATCTACCATTAGATTTGAGAAGTACATCAAGACCTCCGACTCCATACCATCCCATTTTTTGAATTTTGGGCAAGATTTCTTTCGTTATGAACTTCTTAATTTTCTTTATTTTTTTGTGTTTTTCTTCTTGAAAAATAAATCCACCAAGAAATTCTCCGTTCTCTGCAGTTACTTGATGGTTGTATCCTATGACATGTGGAGCTTTTTTCTTATTGAAAGGTATGCCGAATTGGAATCCAAAATTGTGGACATAAGAAATATACTCCTCAACGAATATGGTTCCTGCTCTTTTTTTGAAATCTTTCTTGGCTTTTTTAAAATCAATGGGGTCTAAACATATTCTGGTTCCTTCACCGGAACTTGAAGCAGATATTTTCACCACGCAAGGAAGAGGCATCTTTCCAATTGAATCAAAAAAATCTTGACCATTCCTAAATTGCGCATATCGTTTCGGTAAAAACTCGGCAGGAACATATTGGTCAAGATTTTTCTTATCATTAAGCCAAATACTTAACTTTGGATCCATCTGATATTCGTTTAATATGCGTTCATCCATCATCGGTTGCGCCATAATTAAAGTACGATGAGAAATTTGCTTGAGTAAAGCCTTTGCAATAAGTTTATTCTTCTTTAAACTTGGAGTCTTCTCATTAATCGTTGGAGGAAGGACTATTATTTGTTTTTTTGGTATAAAAGAAATGTCGGAATTTTTTCTCAAAAGTTCCAAAGATTTGTGTCTTAATATGCTGTTATAGACAACTACTTTTATGTGTTTGCCGGCGCAGGCGAGAAGTCGCGCTGAAATAAGTTCGTCGGCAACAGGATCTCCGGCGTTATAGAAAAAAATAGTATCTCCTAATGGATAGGAATAAAAGTATTCAGTATCTTTTGGAAAATAATCCGATAAAGTAAGCATATTCTGCCACCATGGGCAAAGCCAAATACTACCCTATTTTTAACCAAAAATCAACGCGACAGCGACTAGGGACATTTTTTGGGGTTCTTGTTTCTTTACTAGCTATAAACTAACATCTATCTTATCTACCGTGATGCGAAACTTCCTCGCTCACTTTGGAGATGAATTTTTCAGCCGCATTTCGTCCGCCCAAGCCAAAGGCAAGCGCGCCGCCGATTGAGATCATTGCGATAATGCCGGTAAATAGAACGCTCATGTAATAGTCAGCCACACCGAGTTGCCCAAGAGCGATAATGAAAGCGAAAATCCAAACCGCGTACTTGGCAATAGTGCCAAGCATGTTGGCAGAGGTCAGGTTCATACTTCGAGTGGAGGCGACGACCGTCCTGGACAAGCCATCGGCAACAATAGTGGCAATAATTAAGATAAGAGCTGCAACTACAACACGAGGCAAGTATGAAAGCACATCATCTTTTAAGAAGGATGCAACCATATTGTCCGGACCTAGGACTAGATTAAGCGATGGGAGAAGGAAAACGACGATTATAAACCACTTCACGATTTGCCCGATAAAATAACCAGAATTCAAATTCATTCCCGCTCGGCGGAAAAAACCGTCTACCCCGACAGATTTTAAAAGATTATCTATTTTTAAAGCGTTGAAGACCTGCTCGAGAGCCCGCGCAATAATGGTACCCAAAATCCAACCGACCACGAAGAATATGATTGCGATAATAAGCTTAGGAGCAAATTGCACAAAACCCCACCACAACTCTTGTAGAGATGAATTGAAAACGTCACCCCAAGTAAGCCAAATGTTATTCATAAAATTTCCGCCTGAGGCGGATCAGCCTATGGCTGAAATTATTAATAATAGACCAAAAACACTTTACCAAGTTTCGACCTTATTAAAGTTCTAACTCGATTATACCAAATAACAACCCCTTTTAAAAGCCTGTGTGGATAACTCACACACCACCACCCCAATACTCCCAAGAAACGTTTTTTAAAACTTGTTTAAGGTAAGTGTATGAGATAACTCCAAAAAGCCTTTTCCTTGGAAAAGCACCTCGTGCGGAAAGTCCAAAATATCCCGGACCAGCTTGTCATACATACTTAGTCGGTAGGTAAATTCTTTGGTATTGAAAACCGCGTAAACAAGCTCCGTGCCAATTTCGGCTTCTAGTCGGCGAATCCCTTTTTCGATCCCCGAGCGCTTTAAACTATCCCCGACAATTAACAGATCCACCCGGGAATCGTCATTTTTTATGAATACCCCGGCAACCAAGAGCATTTTGACTTGTCCAATTTTTTTGAAATTATTTAAAATTGCTTCTTTGGTTAGAGTGTCGGATCTGACCAAGAGATCCTCAAATTCTTCTCCGTATTTAAAAAGAGAATTAAAATACCATTCCAGTGAGGTCTTGGAGCGCTTTTTTATAAAATTAACAGAAGACAGCAATCGCAGTTCGCGACGAATAATATCGAAACTGACCCGGCTACGCTTCGCTACATCCTTGCTTTTAAATCCCTTGCCGCGGTTTTGCAAAAAAAGTCTCATAATTTTGACTCGCGCGCCGTTGCCTAGTATTTTCCCCAGAATTTCCATCCCATTAGAAGCCGATCGCGGTCAAAAAACCGTAACCAAACTTAATCATATTTATTAAATTGCGACCGCGGCTTCTAACGAGATCCATCTAAACATTGTAATGCTTTTTAAAAAAAAATCAAGAAAAAAAAGCATAAGTATTAACCTTGTCCCACAAATTAGTATACCGATACTGGCGGGGTTATTAAACGAAGCTCGAACCTATTTTATTATTTTATTAAAAATTCGACAGAAGCATTAAATGTAAATGCGGACTCGGTTTTGCGAAAACAAAGATTCTTGGGGAAAAGCCACGCCAGAGGACGGGTAAAGATTTCGCAAAACCTCGGCTAGTGTTTTCTTAAACTACCGCCAATGTGCTAATTCAATGGACTCGGAAAATGGAAACAAAAGTTTTGGGGATATGGATGTCACGAGTATTTTTCTGCTGAAAAATCTCTCGACCCTGCCTCGCGCCGTCGCGCTCCGGCCTTGCGAAGCTTCGCTTCTCACACTTTTCCTCGGCTGAATGTTTTTTGAAATTCGGCGAGATTCGGAATTCTGCCCGCAGGAAGATCCGCTATGAGGAAAAGTCAAGCATTTCGGTAGACCGTTTTGTGTTTCATCATCATCCAGACAATGTTTACCATCTGTCTACGGAGACAAACGAGAGCTTGGCTCTTTGATTTGCCTTCAGATATCTTTCTTCTGAAATATGTTCTTGCTTTTTCGTTGCCCATGCGTGATATCTGCGAGAGTGCCATTCTGTGAAAAGCACAGTTCAGTCGTCGGTTGCCACTTCGTGATTTAACATGACGAGTTTTCTTGCCACTGGAGCGTTCTCTTGGAGAACAACCGGCGTATTTAGACAACGCTCCGGGAGAAGTGAACCGATTGATGTCTCTAATTTCTCCGATGATAGTGGAGGCGAGAACCACACCGCAACCGGAAATAGTCTGAATGGTGTAGTTGTCTTTCAGAAGTTCTGTCATATCTTTTTCAAGATCAGTGACTTTGTAATGAATATCCAAAAGTCTTCTGACTTTTCTTTTCATGGTCTTGAAGAGATACGGATCGCATTTTGGTTTAGCATTTCTCCAAAATCGTAATGCTTTCAATGCAAACGGGTCTTTAAACTCCTCATTTTCATGTCCCTAGTTTATCGTGTCGCTTCCGCTTTCGATTCTCCATTTCATACCACATAGGCGCTCGTCCTTTAGCCGTGACCACCCTAGCGGAAATGCCCGAGGCGCAAATACAATTGCGCTTGATATATAATATGACAATATGAACTCTGAAATAAACATTTCGGCGTGGCATCGAGAGAGAGAGGGGGGGGATGCTGCCGCTAAAATCTTCAACTTTCAAAATCTCTATAAAGCGTATATCAGTTGCCGCCGACATAAAAGAAACACATACCACGCGGCGGAATTTGAAGTAAATTATGAATCAGAATTGCTGAAACTGGAAGAAGAATTACAAGATCACAATTACAAGCTCGGTCGCTCCATTTGTTTTGTAGTGAAGGAGCCGTCTTTACGCGAGATTTTCGCCGCCACTTTTCGCGACCGGGTGGTGCATCATCTGCTGTACAATTTTCTAGAACCGGTTTTTGAGCCAATTTTCATTGACCATTCATATGCTTGTCGAAAAGACAAGGGCATCCATGAATCTCTAAAATATCTGCGGCTGTATTTGCGAAAAATTACTAAAAACTATCACAGAAAAGCATATTTTCTGCATTTGGATATCAAGGCGTTTTTTATGAGCCTCCACAAACAAACCCTTTTTGACCTCATCTCAAAGAAAATAAAAAATCCGGAATTGCTGTGGCTCACAAGAATAATCATTTTCAATGATCCGATTAAAAAATTTGTTAGCAAGGGAAACAGGCTGTTGTTTAAAAAAATTCCCCCGTATAAATCCCTTTTCCATGTCCCCGAAACTCAAGGTCTGCCCATAGGCAACCTAACTTCGCAGTTTTTCGCTAATGTGTACTTAAACAAGCTTGACCAGTTTGTAAAACACAAATTGAAAGCCAAATATTATCTGCGGTATGTTGACGACTTCATGCTTATCTCCGACAGCCAAAAACAACTGGAAGAATGGCGGAGCGCAATAATTTTGTTTCTCAAAGAACACCTACAACTGGAACTCAATCCTAAAAAGCAAATTCTAGAGGCGACTGATGCAGGCATAGACTGGCTGGGCTATATTGTAAAACCAAATCACATTCTGATCCGCCGACGGATTGTCAAAACCCTGAAAAAGAAACTTTTTCAAATGAACCAAATGCTGGAGAAATATTTTTGCGCGACCGCAAATGGACAGCTTTTACTGTCGCCTTTCGTCAAAGACCCGCCACTTGAAACAATTGAAAAAATGCTAGCGACCACGAACGCATATTTCGGACATTTCCAACACGCTGACACTTTCAGATTACGAACACATCTGTGGCAAAATCGCTTCGGCAAACTGAAAGACTGGATTGAGCCCAAAGACGACACACTGGAGTGTCTGCAAATAAAAACGGATTTTTTGGAAAGGGTCGGGAGAGCCGGGGGATGATACTCCCCATTCCCAGACGGACGCAACGAACGTAGTTGCTATTGGTCTTATTGTTGTTGTTCGTGTTGCCATTGGACAAATTGGTGTTCCAGGCGTTCGTGGTATTGTTAGACACCGTAGACGCAGACCAGTGGTTGCGGTTGACGCCCGATGCTTTATGTCCTGCCACTCCTCGATTCTCCGAGACCCGATCTTTGCCGAAACAAAGTACAAATCTCTGACAGTAAATGGTTACCTGTAAAATAACCGGACAGGACCGCAATGAAGCTCACTCCCGATGCCCGCAAGCATCAAGATTCCGGCTCTCTCGAACCTCTCCATATTTTATTTTTCAAAGAACTTTTCCGCCCTTCTTTTTAGACCACTCCAGCCAGCCGGAAAGCTGTTTGGAAACTTCTTCCAGCGTGCGATTGAATTGCTCGTATCTGCCAAGCCCCAATATTTTCAAATCCGACGCGAGACGCAAGTGAATTCTGAACCTCTCCAAGGCCGACCTAGCTTCTTCTAGAGTTTCTGTTTTATCTTCTTTTGAATTCGCTGTCACTATCAAGTCCAGCAAGTCGGAAACAGTTTCTTTCAGCTTTTGACCCAGGGTATATTTATGCTCCCTGCCAAACTGCCGCGTGGCTTGATGGATTTCCAAAGTAATTTTATATACCGACTGGAAAATTGGCAGATGATTATATTGAGCCATATTTGTTATTTTGCTAAAAATTTTTGAAAAAATTTAAAATAATCAAATAATCCAAATACTCAAATCACCAAATTTAGGGGGCCAGACGGACGCAACGAACGTAGTTGCTATTGGTCTTATTGGTGCTGGACGTGTAGCCAGCGGACAAATAGGTGGCCCAGGCGGACGTGGCAGTGTAAGACACCGTAGACGCAGACCAGTGGTAGCGGAAGACGCCCGCAGTCTCTAGGTTTCCATATGAACCGTCAATGTAGGCTTGCATTAGCTGTTTCTGGTGAGGGAGAGACCAACCAGCATGATCGGAGCAGAGCTGACTTGCTGTCCGTGAGTTATTGTCGGCATCGGTAGTACCATCCCAGCTGTATGTTAGGACAGATGAATCGGAAAAAGTAGCGCAGCCTGAACCGTTACATGGTAGGCTCCAGATGAGTCCGGTTGAATCATCTTTGGCATCGGCACCACTGTCGCTTGTGCCGCAATAGCTATTGCCCGCATTGCAAGCGGTCCATGTGCCAGTGTACCTGCCGGACGCGGCTGCTCCGCCGTTATTGTAGTCGTCTGCTCCGCCATTCGCCTGGGAGCCACCAGTGAATGCTCCGCTTGTACCGTTGTACATATTAGCGAGAGAGACTCCGGAGGATGCACTCCCCGCCACCCCAAATATAGTCGTACCAGAGAGTATATTGGCGGCGGCAACGTCCGCGTCCAAGGTAGCTACCTCTGCGTCTGTGGCAGAAACTCTGTCATCTCCATCATAAAAACCTGTCGGCGCGGTAAAATAATTCACTCCGCCTGCCGCTGATTGGGCGGTGGAAGCACTGTCTCCTTCTTTGTCAGGCATTGTACCAGTCAAAGCAATTCCATCCACCCATGCAACGAGACCCGTCAATAAATCCCCAGCAACGGCATCTCCGCTCGCTGTCATGCAAAATCTGTTTGTGCCGTCACCGGAGCCATCATATGATGTAGCAACGAGATTCCCCGCGCCGTCAAAAGTGGCGGTGTTGCAGGCGAGATCAAGTGTGCCGGTGTCCAAGTCCCAGTCACCTGTGAGATGGGCGGTCAGTCCGTTGAAAAGTCCGGCGGCTGTGGCTGTACCGCCGTTGGGAACGAGAGAGCCAGCGACATTGAGATAAGTCGTGCCCGATTTAACCTTGTCGGCGGAAATCAAACTGGCCAAGGAGCTGTAAATTTCGGTTAAGGTGCGACCGGTACCCTCCAAGCTATCCGAGAAAGTAAAACCATGACCGCCTTCAGTTGCTGTCGTGTTGCTGGTTATAAAATTATAGATTTCCGAAAGAGTGTAAAATTGCGCCGCGGGCGTACCGGAGGGCGGAGTAATGGTGCCAGCGTAAACCACACCGCCTACAGCCAAAATTGTAATGATTATTAGCACAATTCCTATTCCCGTTAAATTTTTTTTATTTTTCATAAAATTATTTTTTAATTTATAAAGCTAATTTTTTTTAGTTATTTTCATTTGAAGCAGGTGGTGGCGATGCTGGACTACTCTCCTTGATACGCCCTCTCTGCCAACACCGACAAGAGCTCCTTGACTCTAACCTGACCTTCATCTTCGGTCTTGGCGGAAAGAAACGCGTTCCAGGCCGATATCACAGCATCGTCATTTGTTCTACCGACCGATTGTTCCAACTCCCGACGAGTATCATAGTCAACCACACCATCGGATTTCAGCACCTTATCCACAAAAAGCTTCTGGAAGGCAAGGATATTACGGCTATGCTCGATATTGGCAACCGTGTCTTGCACTTTTCTCAACTCTCTCCCGCGCGACGAATATGCCGACCATAATATAATATTCAGAATTGCCAGAAAAATGATAAGCGCTGAAACTATTTTATTTGGAAATATGTTGTGCATTGGTTTGTATACGTTTTAAATAATAATTAGGGGCGATGCAATAATTTTTTCTTGAGCATGTGTTCATGCACAGCGTATCCGGCAAATGATGAAGCAAGAATTAATATGATAAAAATGAGGATTGTCGTCTTCCAGTCAAGTTTGGCAAACCAGCCTGAACCCCGAAGTTCAATATTAAAATGAACGCCAGAACCAGATCGGACTTCAAAAATATCACTCTGGTAGGAATTGTATCCCTGTCTTAGAGCGGTGATGTAATACCGGCCTTCAGGTACCAGAAATGAATATTTTCCGCTTGCGTCAGTCGTCTGTGGATTTGTTTGGTTGTATGAGAGAGCATCCCAGAGAGTATCATTATCAGCATTAAAAATGGAAACAACGGCTTTAGGAACACGAGCTTCATCGCCATTTGGATTTAGATAATACACATACCCTTCCGGATCGACTACTGTCACAAGACGCAGTTCTTTTGTCCCAAGAGATTTATCTGTGTAATTGATAAGAGTAATGACTTCATATGTGCCGGGAGCGGCTGGCGTTTTAATATCTGCAGTATATATTCCATCATTATTAGTATCTTCATATGAAAAAGCCTGAACCAAAAGTTCTCGATCGGGGATATTTGGCGCGGGAGAAGAAGTTCCTTGAAATGCCAAGATGGCAGAAGCGATCTGCATGCTAAAAGGCAATTCTGTCACAATCTTTCTTGGGGCGCTTTCCTTAAAAATAAGATAGCCGTTTACAGAATTTACCGGGCCACTTGGCTTCACGGCAAGAGTTATAGCGGTGTTGGAAGTCGTTTGAATTCTCTGCTCGACTTTACCAGTCTCATCGAGAATAAGAGAAGAAGTGACACCTATTTTTCCCATTCCGCCTTGAGCAACGACCACTTCATGCGAAAGGTCTTTGAGATTGGCAACAGAGGGTAAAGAAACCACCGCGCCTTTGAGCTTATCCATATCAGCAACCGTGTTCACTCCGAGCTTGGTAAAGATCTTACCCAAATCGGGATATTTCTTGATAAAGACAGCCAGCTCCGACGGTAATGGAGCAAAAATAAAGTTCCTAACCAAAGAAGCGTCCAAATAATCCCAGGAATTTTCAAATGATAGCGATCCTTCTTGACTTGGCTGTATTGTAGGAACCACCTCTGGTGTTCTCTTAAAAAAATCAGGGATGAGCGATTCCACAACAGAAGTCAGTCCATCGGTAATATTCGCAGTTAAGTTTTGAGTCGGCGGGTAGTAGGAACGACTGCCTCGGGAACCGGAACCTGTAATAGTCGGCGGGTCCGTCTCATCTGTATCGTCCTGTGAAGAACATCCCGGGTCTGCTGAATAATCGGTTTTGCCGTCGCCATCATCGTCTCCCGAGTTATTGCAGGCAGGCCTCGCGTTTTGTGGCCGCCAATCGGTTTTAACCTTGTAATCCCCTCCAAAAATTATCCAGCCGATGTTTTCTCCCAAAGCCGAGCCCGAGAATTCTCCCGAAGAATTGATAACTACTCCGCCATTAGTCGGATCAAACTTTACCCATCCCGCATTTTCGCCCCAAGCATAACCGGATAAATTTCCTTCTCCATCATTGACCACATCTCCCAAATTTATCCAACCAACAGTTTCGCTTAAAGCATAACCAGAAAGTCCCGCGTCCGTAACACTCACATCGCAGTTATCACAGCCGAAATTTATCCAGCCGATGTTCTCTCCCCAAGCATATTTATAAGTAGAATCAATCGTGCCATTCGTATCAGAAGCAAAAACCAAATTAGGAGAGAGAAAACTAGATGCAAAAAGCAATACCAATACTAAGACTGGTGCGTTTACGAGAGAGAGAGAGAGAGAGAGGAAAAAACCCGCCGAATTAAACTATTTTCTTTTTCCATACACATCTTCATTATATGAGAATAATACCATTTATTCTTAGGGGTGGTCAACAAAAATCCCTGTAACCCCTCACACTCAAATGTGGATAACCTAAAGGACTCTGAATTACGAAACAAGCAAACCTCACTTTTCCCCAGCCATGTCTAAATACCTTCAGCTGTCTGAATTTTTGAAACAGAAGTTTCGTTTTTCTCAAAAACAACTCCTCTACCTAAGCGCGTAGGCGAGAATTGAATAAATATAATTGGCAAGATAGCCGTCAATGGATCTCGGAAACGAAGTCAGAAACGCATACAACATTTTAAGATTTCGGAAGTTTAGTTCGATCAGCATCAGCCGTCATGTTCATTTTAAGCCCATAGTAGAAGCCTTTTCCGGAATGTCCCCAAGAGGAGAGCAGTTTCATCGTTGACCGGTACCAACGACTTTGTGAAAATGAAAGGGTGTCTGAAGAAATTAAAACAAAATTAAAAATTGAACACGAAAAATTGAATCCAAAAACCCTACATGACAAGCTAATTAAAATGAAAAGTGATATATTAAAAGCTAATCGGCTCGCTATGGAAGCAAAGCAAATACAGATTTAGTTCACTGATGTTTTAATATGAGCTATTAAGTATATAAAATTGAAGAATATAAAAACTCTGGGATAGTTAAGAAAATACTTGATAGAATATCTAAGATTACAGAAACTAGGATAGGATAAGATATACTATTAACAAAATACCAAAAGTGAAAGATTTTAAGACTAGTAAAAAAGAACTTGAAGTGGTATCATTGTATGTAATAACTAGACTTGAGATTTTAAAAGAAATCTTGTATAAATTAACAAAAATATGAACACATTACACTACAAGGTTATATATAGGAATGGTGATAGAATATCGGTGGAGATTGCCAATTTATATCGTACTGATGATGGTAAGTTTGTTTTTGAGTATGTGGAAAACCCAAGGTATGAATTTCCTGGTTTTGATAAATCTAAGACAAAGTATGAAAACGATCATCTCTGGGAACAAATTACTTTCAGGGTTCCAAACAATATAAGGAATCAACATCCTAACACACTACCTGAAGAACTTCTAAAAGAGACGGAGGGAAAGCTCGTAACTGACCACTTTGAATTTCAAAAAGTTAATTAAATTTAATATATTTCCCTAAACTCTGGAATTAATCTATTTCATCAATTCTCCAGTTGAAACTCCGACCGCTTTTGCTAATTTTGCAATAGTTGCAAGTGTTGGATTCGTCTTTCCGGCTTCAATATTACTTATAAAACCTTTGTCCACTTCAAGTATTCGGCCAATTTCACCCTGAGATATACCTTTCTCGGTTCTGATACGTTTTAGATTTTTACCTAACCTTTCTGCTTCATTCATAATTCGGAGTATACTCCTTAGTTGTGTTTTACACCATCCGTTGTGGTATAATACAACTATGCCTAATTACTTTTTATACGTTCGCAAATCTACTGATGTTGAGGACAAACAAATCCTCTCTATTGAAGCTCAACTGGCCGAATTTCGCGAACTTGCCAAGCGTCCGGAAATCCTTTCAGCCATTACGCGGAGCTTCGCTCTGCGCGCGAAAATTTAGGCAAAAACGACGTGACTTTAATCGGGGTGCTGGGAGGCAGATTTGCACTGCCGACCTATCGCTCTTCAGGCGAACGCTCTGCTACCTGAGCTATCCCAGCATACTAACAACTTCACTGCTTAAAATTTTTCAGCACACCACTGGCGCCTCCGTATAAATCTTTCATTTGATCCACATACGGTTGAATAAGATAATAGGCCCCGACAGCAGAACCTATAATAAATACCCAATATATCGCCCTAGCAATACTAGACCAGCGCTGAGAACGCCTCATAGAGTGCAACATCTGGTTGTTCTCTTCGGCGAGACCAACAGCCTTATTTAAAAGCTCTCTTTCCTCTGGCGACATATATAAATATTAGCAAAAATAGAAAGAAAAATCCAATTCCTAATATCTGGTTTGTATGATAGATTATAGATATCGTCCTCGTAGTTAAATGGATATAACGACTCCGTCCTAAGGAGTAATTGTCGGTCCGATTCCGGCCGAGGACACCACATCACCTTAAGGAACTCAAGATTTATTTGTGGAATTGTATAATGTTCTCAATTTTTCAAGTCCCCTATACGCCTGCACAGCAATTGTTCCTTTTGAAGCTCCGACTGCTCCCGATATTTCTCGGAGTGAAAAATTTTGCACATATTTCATATGAATTATCTTTTTATATATTTCTGGCAAACGATTTATTAAAAAAACCGTCGATTTTTCATCAAATTTCCGAAAAAAACCTTCGGCATCCATA